>JAESFZ010000010.1_pt1:0-35000 | contig 1260097 bp, 1188 predicted proteins | sample 9269561 | NCBI WGS metagenome assembly JAESFZ01 (sample SAMN14515552, study PRJNA621657) | algae metagenome | isolation source: Tildeniella nuda ZEHNDER 1965/U140 and co-occurring heterotrophs from wet... | place: Switzerland: Stansstaad, Zurih | collected 1965-01-01
CTGGGCGTGCTTGCGCTCGGTCACGTCCTGAATCGTGCCGATCAGCCCGAGCACGCGGCCTTCGGCGATCTCCGCCTTGCAGGTCAGCGCCAGGTCGCTGAGCGAGCCGTCGGCGCGGCCGATCTGCACGTCGACGGTTTCGGTGCGGCGGGTTCGGACGACGCTGCGCTGCATTTCGACGACGCGCGCCGCGCCGTCTTCCAGGAAGCGCGCGAGGATGTTCTCGTGGGTGGTGTCGAACGTGTCGGGGTCGAGGCCGAGCAGGGCGAAAACCTCGGGCGCCCAGATCACCTGCTTGTCGCCGAGCCTGTAGCTCCAGGTGCCGATCTTGCCGAGACGGTGGGCCTCCTGAAGTGCGCTGGTGCGGCGGTCCAGCATGTCCTCGGTGCGCCTCAGCTTGGTGATGTCGCTGGCCGTGCCGCGATAGCCGAGGAAGACGCCGTTCCCGTCGAAGTTGGGCTTGCCGCTGGACCGGATGGTAACGCGCGAGCCATCCGCTCCGGTCACCGAATAGGTGAAATCGCGGAATGGACGATGGGCCTCCATGTCGGCGCGGTGGCCGGCCATCGCGTCGCGGTCCTCTGGCAGGAAGGGCAGTTCCCAGCGCGGCTTGCCTCCGGCGGCCACGGTCTGGATCGCCGAGCGGCTTCCGTCGTGGATCGCGTGCGGCAGGAGCCGGTGCTCTGCATCGCTCTCCCAGCACCAGTCCGAGGCGGTGGCGACGAAATCGGCGAGGCGCTGCTCGCTTTCCGCCAGCCGGCGCATCGCGCGCATCTCCTCGCTGACGTCGCGCACGATGCCGGAAACGCGCAGGACGCAGCCCTCGGCGTCCCGTTCGGCCTCGCCATGCACCATGTAGTCGATGATCTCGCCGCCTCGGCGCAGGAAGCGGCCATGGACGGCATAGGCTTCGCCGGTGCGCCAGCACTGCTCGTAGGCGCGCGCGATCATCGGACGGGATTCGGGCAGATAACCGCCGCGCACGGTCAGGATCGGCACCGTGCCGTCGTCGGTGTCGATCTGATACATCGCGACCAGTTCCGGCGATATCCAGAAATTGGGGCTGTCCGCGGCCGTGGATTGCCAATAGCCCATGCGCGCAATGCCCATCGCACGCTTCAGGAGCTCGTCGCCGCTGATCCGGGGGGCCGGCGGTTTTTGTCTGGCCTCGCGCCGCCGCGGGGCCTTCTGTGCGGCCATGATCACGAACCCGAAGAGCTGCCATGCGATTGTCGCCGGGGTGGCTTAGCAACTCGTTACGTTTTCTGATGGCTGAACGCCAAAGTTGCAGAATTTCGGAAAGGACATGGATGATGGCAGATGCCGGCGGCGAGGGGACGACGATCCCCGTCTTCGATATCGGGCAGGTGCTGCTGCGCTGGGAGCCGAAGGCGGCGCTCGCGCGCATCATCGGGTCGGAGGCGGAGGCCGAGGCTTTCATGCATGAGGTCGACTTCGCCGCGTGGCACGGGCGCCAGGACGGCGGCCGGGCGGTCGCCGAGGCTGTCGCCGAGCACAGCGCGCGTTTCCCGCATCATGCTGCTGTTTTCGCCGCCTTCTACGACCGTTGGCTGGACGCCGTGCCGGGGGAGGTGCCGGGCACGCGCGCCATTTTCGAGGCGCTCGCGGCGCGCGGGCCGGTCTATGGCATCTCGAATTTCTCGCGCGAGCTGTTCGACCGCACCGTGCCGGCCCACCCGTTCCTCGGCGCTTTTACGGGCCTCGTGCTCTCGGCCGATGTCGGCATCAACAAGCCGGACCCGCGCATCTACCGCATCCTCTGCGAGCGGCACGGCCTCGATCCGCGGGCCTGCGTGTTCATCGACGACAGCGAGAGGAATGTTGCCGCTGCGCGCGCCGAGGGCATGCGCGGCATCGTCTTCACGGACGCGACCGCGCTTTCCTCGGCGCTTGCCGCGATGGGGTTTGCGGCGACGGCCTGACATGGGCGGCGATTGCTTCCGACAGGCGGTCGCGGTCGAGCGGCTTGGTCAGGAAGGCGTCCATGCCCGCGGCAATGGCCGCCGCGCGGTCCTCGGCGAAGGCATTGGCGGTGAGCGCCACGATCGGCACGCGACGGCTGGCGTCTTCCCGCGCGCGGATCATGGTGGCCGCCGACAGCCCGTCGCATTCGGGCATCTGCATGTCCATCAGGACGAGATCGACGGCGAGCGCGGGATCAAGGGCCATGTCGACCGCCGCGCGGCCGTCGCGTGCCCAGTGCGGCGTGTGGCCGAGCTTCTCCAGCAGGCGCCGAACGAGCAGGGCGTTGACCTCGTTGTCCTCCGCGACCAGCACGGAGAGGCCTTGTGCAGGCGGCTCCGCGACGGCGGACGGAGTTGCGGCGGGGGCGTCGGATGGATCACTCACCTCCGGCGCAGCATCGGCCATCGGCTGAAGCTGCATCAGCAGTGACGTTTCCCGCACAGGCGAGACCAGCCAGCCGCCGACGCCGCGTCCGCGCCAGCGGGCTATATCGGCCCGCGCTGCCGGCGTGACCAGCAGGATGGTTCGGCCCGCACGCTCGCCCAGCGCCGTCATGGCGCCGCCCAGCGCATCGTCGCCCATGCGCCCGTCGAGGATGGTCGCGTCGAAGCGGGCGCTGGCCGCGATATCCGCTGCCGAGGCTGCCCGGGTGACGCCGGCCCCGCGGGCTTCGAGCCGCTTTGCAAGGATTCCGGCTTCGATGGCGGCCTGCGACAGGATAAGCACCGCGAAGCCGTCGAGGCGTTCGGGCCGCTCGACGGGTCCGGCGGCGACCAGCGGCAGCCGCAGCCGGAAAGTCGCCCCGTGGCCCGGCTCCGATTGCAAAGTCAGCGTGCCGCCCATGCGCTGGACGATGCGGCGCGAAATGGCGAGGCCGAGGCCGGTGCCCGCGTGCCGGCGCGCGAAGGTCGTCTCGCCCTGCTCGAACTCGGCGAAGATGCGCTCCGCATCGCTCCTCGCGATGCCCGGCCCGGTGTCGCGGACCTCGATCGCCATGTGGGTGTCGTCGCGGTCGACCGTGATGGCGACGCCGCCGGCTTCCGTGAACTTCACGGCATTGCCAGCAAGGTTCATCAGCACCTGGCGCAGCCGCGTCGCATCGCCGAGAAGCCGCGCGGGGAGAGCGGGGTCGACGGCGACGGCGAGGTCGAGCCCCTTGGCATGGGCCCGCGTCGCCAGCAGTTCGGCGACGCCCTCGACGAGGGGCAGGAGTTCGAAGGGCGCAGCCGTGAGATCGAGGCGTCCCGCCTCGATCTTGGAGAAGTCGAGGATCTCGTCGATCAGCGACAGCAGGGTCGCGCCCGACGACCGGACGAGCTCGGCATAATTGCGCTGCTCCGGGGTGAGCGGCGTGTCGATCAGCAGGTCCGCCATGCCCATAATGCCGTTCAGCGGGGTGCGGATCTCGTGGCTGACGGTGGCGAGGAAGCGGGATTTCGCCTCGTTGGCCGTCTCGGCGCGGGCGCGCGAGTGGGCCAGGGCGAGTTCCGCCGTCTTCCGCTCGGTGATGTCGCGGCCGACGGACTGAAGCTGGGCAGCGCCATCGCCATCGCGCACGGCGTGGTGGCGCCAGGCGATCCAGCGCTCGCCGTCGGGCGTCCGGATGCGCTCGTCGATGCTCTGCGCGCCGTCGCTCTCGCGCCGGCTGGCGCCGCGTTCCAGCACGTTCGGCGCGGCGGGGCGGCCGACCAGCGCCTCGGCGGGCTCTCCCACCAGGGCGCTGTAGGCGCGGTTGGCGAAGGTGACGGCGCCGGCATGATCGCGGCGCACGATGAGATCGCCCTGCGCATCGACGAGGCCGCGGTGCAGTTCCTCGCTTTCGGCGAGTTCGAATACGCGGTCCGTCAGCGTCTCGACGGCTTCCTCGAGCGCCGCCGCCTTGCGCGCGAGCGCGCGCCGCGCGTGTACGAGGTGCACGACGCCCGCCAACCCGGCGACGCCGAGCGCCGCGGCGCCGCCGGCGACCAGGGCGAAAGCATCCACGATCAATCTCTCCCGCGGCCAGACCTGGCGGCAATCCTAGGCAAACGGGGTTGATGCGGAGTTACCGCGGGATGCCATGCGTTCCCGGCGCCGGTCTCGGGCACCGTGACCCCGCCTGCCGCCGCAGGTCAGACCACCGGGCCGCACGATGATTCGGCGACAGCCATGCGCACCGGCGCGGGATGGTCCGACGCCCCGCCGACGTGGGCGCGCGCCTGTGGGCGCAAATCCCCTGAGCGACATGCCTCACGCCGCAGCGCGGACCCGTTCTCCGGCCGCACGATAGGTCAGCGCCTCCGCCAGATGGCTTCGCCCGATCATGTCGTCCTCCGCCAGATCGGCGATCGTGCGCGCCACCTTGAGCACGCGATGATAGGCTCTTGCCGAGAGGCGCATGGCGTCCGCGGCGCGGCGCAGCAATGCAAGCCCCGCAGCGTCCGGCCGGGCGACTTCGTCGATGACCGAGGGCGGCGCGTGGGCGTTGAGCCGCACGCCGGCATGAGCCGTGTAACGCGCTGCCTGGCGCGCGCGGGCGGCCGCGACCCGGGCGGCGATGGCAGCGCTGCCCTCTGTCGGCGCGGGCAGGATCAGATCGGCCGCCGAGACTGCCGGCACCTCGATCAGAAGATCCATGCGGTCGAGCAGCGGACCCGACAGCTTTGCCTGATAATCGGCCATGCAGCGATCATTGGGCATGCGCTTGCACGCGAAACCGGGTTCGGTCGCATGGCCGCAGCGGCAGGGGTTCATGGCCGCGACGAGCTGGAAGCGGGCCGGGAAGGTCACGCGCTGGTTGGCGCGCGCGATCACGGCCTCGCCCGTTTCGATCGGCTGGCGAAGCCCATCGAGGACATGCGGCTGGAATTCCGGCATCTCGTCGAGAAACAGGACGCCGTGATGCGCCAGCGAGACCTCGCCGGGACGCACGCGCAGGCCGCCGCCGATGAGCGCCGCCATGGAGGCCGAGTGGTGGGGATTGCGGAACGGCCGGCGGGCGGTGAGCCGGCCACCTTCCAGTTCGCCTGCCACCGAATGGATCATCGAGACTTCGAGCAGTTCCGCGGGGGCGAGCGGTGGCAGGATCGAGGGCATGCGGCTCGCCAGCATCGACTTGCCGGATCCGGGAGGGCCGCTCATCAGCAGGGCGTGTCCGCCGGCAGCGGCAATCTCGATCGCGCGCTTGGCGCTTTCCTGGCCCTTTATGTCGCGGAGATCGGCCAGGTCCGGCTCGACCGTCCGGATGCCGGGGACAGGCCGCGAGAGAACCTGTGCGCCCCGGAAATGATTGACGAGCTGCAGGAGATTGTCGGCGGCCAGCACCTCGACCTCGTCTCCGGCCCAGGCGGCCTCCGGGCCGCAGGCCGCCGGGCAGATGACGCCAAGGCCCATTGCATTGGCAGCCATTGCCGCCGGCAGAACGCCGGCGACCGGCGTGATCCGACCATCGAGAGCCAACTCGCCCAAAACCATGAAGCCGCCAAGGGCGTCGGTGGGGATCGCACCGATCGCCGCCATCAGGCCGAGCGCGATTGGCAGGTCGAAATGCGAGCCTTCCTTCGGCAGATCGGCCGGCGCCAGATTGACCGTGATCCGCCGGCCCGGCAGCGCCAGCCCCGACGCCACCAGCGCGGAGCGGACGCGTTCCCGCGCTTCGCTGACGGCTTTGTCCGGCAGGCCTACGATGTTGAACACCACCTGGCCGGAAAGAACGTGGACCTGCACGTCCACGAGCTTGGCGTCGATCCCCTCAAACGCGACGGTCGCGACCCGTTGAACCATGGCCCACCCCCAAGTCCAAACGATGCACGATTGCGAAGCGCGAACAATAAGGGAACATCCGTATTTTGTTCCCGATATGTTTGTGAGATCGTGTGTCGACGATCAGAAGGACGGTATTGAGCAGCGGCATCCCGCATTCTTTGGCGATTGGGAGGAGATCAGGATTTCGATCCGGAGTGCATGTTGAAATGGCGCCCTGTTTCCAGGCCTCGCGGCTGGATTGCGTCAAGGGTTGCAGGCGGTTCGATTATCGCTGAGCTGCGATCTCTGGCGCCGCGGAAGCGGGCGTTCGTTGAGCGTGATCTGACGTCCGGCAGATTGCTCGTCTTGGCCAGACGAGCGCGGCGTTTCTGCGCTGCTGTCTTCGTCTTGCGGCAACGTTCGTTCGATCCGTGACAAGGGTAGCGAGGAATGCCTTGTCGAGGAACGGCGAGATTCGCGCCGCGAGCGGTGCGTTTCCCGCGGCATGCCGGTCGGTTGCGGCCTGACCGCCCAAGTCGTCGTGGCGTCTATTTCCGGCGCGCCTCGATGGCGTCCCAGATTTGCGCGGCGATGTCCGGACCGCCGAGCCGGCGGATGGCGCGGATGCCGGTCGGCGCCGTCACGTTGATCTCGGTCAGGTTGCCGCCGATCACGTCGATGCCGGCGATGAGAATGCCTCGGTCGCGCAGGGCCGGGCCGATGGTCTCGCAGATTTCCCTTTCGCGGGCGGTGATCTGTGTCGTCTCGGCGGCGCCGCCGCGCACCATGTTTGACCGCAGATCGTCCGCTGCCGGCACGCGGTTCACCGCCCCCGCGAACTGGCCGTCCACGAGGATGATGCGCTTGTCGCCGTCACGCACGGCCGGCAGGTAATGCTGGATCACCCAGGGCTCGCGGGTCAGCGCCGCGAACGTGTCGAGGAAGGAACCGAAATTCTCGTCGTCCTTGCGGATGCGGAAGACGCCCGCGCCGCCATGGCCGTAGAGCGGCTTCATGACGATGTCGCCCATTTCCTTGCGAAAGGCGCGGATCTCGTCGAAGTCGCGGGTGATCAGCGTCGCCGGCATGAGCTGCGGGAACAGCGTGACGAAGACCTTCTCTGGCGCGTTGCGCACATGGAAGGGGTCGTTGACGACGAGCGTTTGCGGGTGGACGCGCTCGAGGAAATGGGTGGCGGTGATGTAGTGCAGGTCGAAGGGCGGGTCCTGCCGCATCAGGATCACGTCGAAGCTCGCGAGCGGCACGCGCGCGCCCTCGCCGAGACTGAAGTGGTCGCCCTCGGTGTCGCGCACCTGGAGCGGATGGGCGAGGGTGCTCGGCACGCCGTCGCGCATGGCCAGCTTGTCGGGATGGTAATAGTGGAGGTCGTGGCCGCGGGCCTGCGCTTCCAGCATCAGCGCGAAGCCGGAATCGCCGGCAATCCTGATCGACGCCATCGGGTCGGTCTGCACCGCCACCTTCAGGCGCGCCTTGCCGCCGATATGGGGGGCAGCGGCGGCTCCGGCCTTCTCGCTCATGCGGCATTCCTTTCAGATATCGGCGTCGAACGCACCCTGTATATGGCGCGGCCAGCGGCCCTTCGATACCAGCATCAGGTCGTAGCGCCTATCGCCGGCCGCATGGCGGGGATGCCGTGCGCACCAGAACTCGGCGGCCTGCGTGATACGCCGGCGCTGGCCGGCGGTCAGCGCGATCTCGGCGGCGGCGAGATCGGTCCGCGCCTTGACCTCGACGAAGACCAGCGTATGTCCGCGCTTCGCCACGAGGTCGATCTCGGCGCCCGGCGCCCGCCAGCGCCGGGCGAGGATGCGGTAGCCCTTGGCGAGGAGCACGAGAAGCGCCGCGGTCTCGGCGAGCCGACCGCGCCCCCAGGCGGCGCTGCGTCGAGGATCGGCCTCACGGCGCAAGGCGCCTCACTCCCCACCGCGGCCGAGCACCAGTGCCCGCTGATAGAGATCGCGGCGCGGCAGCCCCGTGGCTTCGGCGATGCGCGCCGCGGCGTCCTTCACCGACCCTTCGGCGAGCGCAGAGCGCAGCAGGGCATCGACATCCTCCGCCTCCGGCGCGGCGGCAGGGCCGGGCGGGCCGATGACGAGGACGATCTCGCCCCTGGGTTCGCCGGCCTCGGCATAGTGGCCGGCCAGTTCGGCGAGCGTGCCCCGGCGTATCTCCTCGTACGCCTTGGTCAGTTCGCGGCAGACCGCCGCATCGCGGCCCCCAAGTTCGGCGGCGAGATCGGCCAGCGACGCCGCAAGGCGTGGGCCGGTCTCGAAGAAGACCAGCGAGCCGGGAATGCCGGCCAGTGCCTTGGCCCGCTGGCGCCGGCCAACGGTCTTGGCGGGGAGGAAGCCGTCGAAGAAGAAGGCGTCGGTCGGCAGCCCGGCTGCGACCAGGGCCGCAAGCGGCGCGGAAGGGCCGGGGACGGGGATGACGGGGTGGCCGGCCTCGCGCGCCGCTTCCACCAGCTTGAAGCCGGGGTCCGAGACGAGCGGCGTGCCGGCATCGGAGACCAGGGCCAGCGCCTCGCCGGCCGCAAGCCGGGCGAGCAGCTTCGGCCGCATCTCCGCGGCATTGTGCTCATGGTAGGGGGCAAGCTTCGTCGAAAGGCCGAAATGGTCGACGAGGCGGCGCGTCACGCGGCTGTCCTCGCAGGCGACGAGGTCTGCGGCCGCCAGCGTCTCGATCGCCCGGATGGTGATGTCGCGCAGATTGCCGATGGGGGTCGCGACCACATGGAGGCCGGGCTCCAGCGGGCGGGCGAGGAAATCCTTGCCGCCGATCAGGTAGCGGCGGCTGGGCGGGGCGGGCGATTCAGGGATAGGCGATGCTTGGGCGGTCATGAAAGGTACTCTCTGCGCCGAGACTATGGCCTTGGCCCGGGGCACGTCCATCGGGGAGGAGGATGTCTGCAGCCGCACCTGTTGCTGAATCGCAACGCAGAATCGGTGCATGCTGTTTGACCCGGCCCCTGCCTCGCGGCTATGCCGATGCGGGGGGCGTTCAGCGCATATGGAGGCCTGCAGTGGTGACGACAACGGCGAAGTGGGGCGAAAACCCGGCGCAGGCGCGTTCCTTCGGGCTGCCGGGCTTCCGGGCGTTGGAGGTCCTGCCGCGGCGCGAGTTCATGCTCGGCGCGGCTTCGCTGTCGCTCGCGGCCTGCTCAGGCGCCAATATTTCAGGTCCCGGCGGGCCCGTGGCGACCGGCCCTGCGCCAACCGCCCCGGCCGCGCCCGGCTCGACCATCGGCACCGGCTCGGTGAAGATCGCGCTGCTCCTGCCGCTGTCGGCGGGCGGGGCGGCCGGCAACACCGCGGCGACGCTGCGCAATGCCGCCGAGATGGCGGTGGCCGAATTCCAGGGGCCGGACATCACCATCCTCGTCAAGGATGACGGCGGCTCGGGCGCCGGCGCCCAGGCTGCCGCGCAGGCAGCCATCTCGGAAGGCGCGGAGATGATCCTTGGGCCGCTGCTGGCCGAATCCGTCCGGGGCGCTGCGGCGGTCGCGCGCCCGGCCGGCAAGCCGATCATCGCCTATTCGACCGATACCAGCGTCGCCACGCGCGGCGTCTATCTGATGAGCTTCACGCCGCAGAACACGGTCGACCGCGTCGTTCAATATGCCGCCCAGCAGGGCAAGCGCTCCTACGCCGCCTTCGTGCCGAACTCGGCCTTCGGGCAGGTCGTGCAGGGTGCGTTCCAGGAGGCGGTAAGCCGCTCGGGCGGCCGCGTGGTGGCCATCGAGACCTTCCCGCTGGAGGCGGGCGGCGTGACGACGGCGGCGCAGCGCCTGTCGGGCATTGCCGGCCAGATCGACGCCATCTTCGTACCCGACCCCTATGACGGCGCGGCCTTGCGCGCGCTGTCCGCCGCCGGGATCGACACGCGACGGGTGCAGGTGCTCGGCGTCGGTCCCTGGGTCGGCAACCGCGCCGCGGCGCAGGCCGCCCCCACCGCCGTCTATGCGGCGCCGGACGAGGCGGGTTTCCAGAATTTTGCCGGCCGCTACCGGGCGCGCTTCAACCAGGAGCCGGCGCGCATCGCCTCGCTGACCTATGATTCCGTGTCGCTGATCGCCGCCCTCGTCCGCACGCAGGGCTCGCAGCGCTTCTCCGAGACGGTGCTGACCAATTCCTCCGGTTTCAACGGCGTGGACGGCCTGTTCCGCTTCCGCGCCGACGGCTCGCCCCAGCGCGGGCTTGCGATCATCCAGGCGGGTGGCCGTGTCGTGAGCCCGGCTCCGCGCAGCTTCGGCGCCAGCGCCTGACCGGACTTTCCACCGGAACGGCATGATCGAGGCCGGCCGCTGCGCCGGCCTCGTCGTTTGTGCGGGACGTTTCAGCCGAGGCCGAGCTTCACCGCGACGCCGAGCCCCGCCATCAGGCCGACCAGCGGCACGACGCCGAGCTTCAGCCGGAAGGCTGCGATGAAAGCGATCGCCGCAAGCGCAGCCGCCTTCCAGTCCAGCGCGGCAATGTCGATGCGCGGCAGGCTGACGGGTCCGAACGAGAGGCTGTCGACGCGCCCGAAAAAGACGTGGAGCGCGAACCAGACGGCAAGATAGAGGATCACTCCGACGACCGCGGCGGTGATGCCCTGCAGGGCACCCGCGAGCCGGCGGTTGGCGCGCAGGTCCTCCATGTAGGGCGCGCCGGCGAATATCCAGAGGAACGAGGGCGCGAAGGTGACCCAGGTGGTCATGGCCGCGCCGAGCACGGCCGCGACCATGGGGGTGAACGGTTCGGGCGTACGCCAGCCGGCCAGGAAGCCGACGAACTGCGTGACGAGGATGGTCGGCCCGGGGGTCGTTTCCGCGAGGCCGAGCCCATCGACCATTTCCGCCGCGGTCAGCCAGCCCTTCTGCTCGACGGCCGCCTGCGCCAGCCAGACGAGCAGGGCATAGGCGCCGCCGAAGGTCAGCATGGCCAGTTGCGAGAAGAAGAAGCCGAGTTCGGTCAGCACGTGATGCGGCCCGAGGAGAATAGCCGCCAGCGCCACCGGCGCCCACCAGATCGCCGCCCAGACGGCGATGGTGCGCAGCGTCGCCGCAAGGCGGCCCTGCCTTGCGGACACCACCGACTGGGTTTCCACCGGTGCGGTTGCCAGAAGCGCGCCGGTGAGGGCGGCCAGCACGACGATGGCGGGATAGGGCGTTCTGAACAGGAATATCGCCAGAAAGGCCGCAGCCATGATGGCGTAGAGCGCGGCGGTGTGGCCGACCCGCTTGCCCATCTTGATCACCGCCTGCACGACGATGACCAGCACAGCCGCCTTGATGCCGAAGAAAATGCCGTCCACCAGCGGCACGCCGCGCGCCGTGACGTAGAGCATCGACAGGCCGAGAACGACCAGCGCGCCGGGGACGACGAAGAACAGGCCGGCGACGAGGCCGCCGCGCAGGCCGTGCATCAGCCAGCCGATATAGGTGGCGAGCTGCTGCGCCTCGGGGCCCGGCAGAAGGGTGCAGTAGCTCAGCGCATGCAGGAAACGCTTCTCGTCCAGCCACTTCTTCTCGTCGACGACGATGGTGTGCAGCATGGCGATCTGGCCGGCCGCACCGCCGAAGGAGAACAGGCCGACCTTCGCCCATACGGCGAGCGCTTCCGAAAAGGGAACCGCGGGCGGGGCGGCGGCGTGGGTGTCGACGGCGGTCATGCGCGGTGGGTCCAGGAATGGGTTTCGGTGCGAGCAGTGGCGATCCACGCGTAAAGCCCGTCCAACATGACAGAGCCATGACGCAGCATGGCCTGGTCATCGTCGCCGGACAGTGCCGACAGGCCGAGCGAGGCCGCAAGATAGCCGGCCGCCTGGGGGCTCGACGCGAGATCGTCGGTATCGGCGGCGCGCACGATGAGCGCGAGTTCCGCAAGCGGGGCAAAGCCCGCGAGGCCGGTGGCATCCAGCAACGTATCGAACGAGCAGCGCGGCCCGTCGTGTTCGATCGGAGCGCCCGGCGTGTCGAAGGCGATGCCGCCGGTGTCGGCGGCGACAGCGAGAACCTGATCGGGCTCGACGAAGAGAATCCGCGCCTCGGGATCAAGGAACCGGAGGATCAACCAGGGGCAGGCGACGCGGTCGATCTTGGGCCTGCGGCGCGTCACCCAGACGCGGCCGGGCCCGCCATAGGCGTCCGCCGCCGCGCGGGGCAGCGTCGGATGGCCTGCCGCCGCCCAGCCGAGCGAGCCGCCGGTCAGGATGGAGGCGGCGATGCCGCGCGCCCGCAATTCGGCGGCGGTGCGCTGGCTGCGGTTGTGGCCGGCCTTGCAGGCGATCACCACGGGGCGGGCGGGATCGATGAGCGCGGCCACGGCCGCGCCGGAACCATCCCCGGTCCAGCGAGAGGCTGGAAGGTCGGGCTGGCCGGCGCGGATATCGGCAGCACGCACGTCGATGACCTGCGGCCAGTGCGGGCTGCCGAGCAGGCGCGCGAGATCGTCGGGAGACAGGGCGAAGGGAGAGGGATGGTTCATGTTGCGCAAGCAGGCCTCCACCGAACAATCGGTCGGAGGCGGTGCTTGGGTGAAGCCCGCTAGGGCCACCTGACGGGGCGACCGCCGAAGGCCCCGCTGACGGCAACATGCCGCCCGCTTCCGCCCTTTGCAAGCGCTTCGCACGGCTCCCATGCGGGCGTTGCGAGCCGTCCCGCTGCCAAATCGGCTAGACAGCGCCGACGAGGCAGGAGGATCGACCGTCGTGGACCAGAGCCGCAACGAGGCCGCAGAGCAGGCCCAGCGCTCGCGGCTGAGGGGCATCGGGCTGATGTGCGCGGCCCTTGCGTGCTTCGCCTGCCTGGATGCGCTCGGCAAATGGCTCGGGACGCAGATGGACCCCATGCAGGTGGTCTGGACGCGCTACTGCTCGGCGCTCGTCGTTGCGCTCATCATCTTCAATCCGCTGCGCAATCCGGCCGTGCTGGTCACCCAGCGGCCGTGGATCCAGGCCATCCGGTCGGCGCTGCTGTTCAGCTCCACCGCCTTCAATTTCATCGCGCTGCAATTTCTTCAGCTCGACCAGACGGCCTCGATCATGTTCGCCACGCCGTTTCTCGTGGCCGTCCTGTCCGGGCCCTTCCTCGGCGAGTGGATCGGTCCCCGGCGCTGGGCGGCGGTCGCCGTCGGCTTCCTCGGGGTGCTGGTGATCACGCGGCCCTGGAGCGGCGCGATGCACTGGTCGATGGGCCTGTCGATGATCGGGGCCTGCTTCTATGCCATCTACAACCTGCTGACGCGCATGCTCGCAGGACACGATTCCGCCGGCACCACCTCGATCTACTCGGTCGCCTTCGGCGCGGTGGTGGCGACAGTCCTCGTGCCGCTGGTCTGGACCACGCCGCAGAGCCTGTGGGTGGTCGCCGGCATGGTGGCGATCGGCGTCTTCGGCGCGGTCGGGCACTGGCTGCTGATCATCGCCCACGGGCTCGCGCCGGCAGGCATTCTCGCGCCGTTCATCTACACGCAGATCGTCTGGATGGCGGCGCTCGGCTGGCTCGCCTTCGAACAGGTGCCGGCCCCCAACACGCTGGCCGGCGCGGCTATCGTCATCGCGTCCGGCCTTTATCTGCTCTATCGCGAGAGGGTCGTCCGCCACACGCGGTGACCGCCGAAGCCCGTTGTGCGGCGATTTGTCGCATATGGACATGACCTGATGGGCGGGAGGATGAGGGCCAAGCGTCTCCGGCCTTCCAGGCGGCAGCCGCGGCAGCCGCGGGAGTGCCGATCATGTCGACGGATGCGGGGCAGTCGGGGGACCTCTTCATCGTCGATGACGATGCGCCGGTGCGGGACGCCATGGCGGTGGCCTTCGAGCGATGTGGCTACCGCGTTTCCATGTTCGGCGACGGCCCTTCCGTGCTGCAGGCGCTGGTGCAGCGCCAGCCGGACCTGATCCTGCTTGAATCCCATTTGCCGGGTCCGAGCGGCCTCGACGTGCTGCGCCAGCTCGCCAGCCGCAAGTTTCACGGGCCGGTGGTGATCATCTCGGCCCATGCGGACATTCCGATGGCGGTCGAGGCCATCAAATCCGGCGCTGCGGACGTGATCGAGAAGCCTTGCGACATGGGCCGGCTCGTGGCGCAGGTGGGCGCGACCCTGTCCGCCCATGTGAAGCGCCGGGCGGAGCGGTCCGATCCGGTCGCGGCCCTCGGGCCGGACGGGGCGAGCCTGCTCACCCCCCGCGAGCGCGACGTCCTGCACGAGCTCGTCCGCGGCGCGTCCAACAAGGAGGCAGGCCGCAGCCTCGGCATCTCGCCCCGCACCATCGAGGTCCACCGCGCCCGGATCATGGAGAAGCTGGGTGCGAAGAATGCCGCCGACCTCGTCCGCGTGATCTACGACGAAAGGCGGCTCGGCGCGCGGTGAGGCCTCGCGCCGCAGGGCCTTCTGTCGAATGGGCGCTTGATGCTGCCCTGAACAGCGCCTTTACTGGCCATGAAGGCGAACGACCCGGATGTGGGGCCGTTCGCGGGTTGGTGCATCTGCATTCCCGCGAAGCGAGAGGCCGGCCATGTTTTCTGAAAGAGCCACTGCTCCCGACCGCCCGAACCCCGGCGATATGCTGGCCGAGGAACCCGTCATCTATGCGCGCATCCAGGACGGCGTGCTCGAGGTGGTCACCGACCGCCTGACGCTGCGCTCGCGCAGCGGCGAGCTTGTGCCGATCGAGGATCACATTCGCGAGCTTTTCGCGCGCGTGCGCGAGATCCGGGTCATGACCCTCGAAGAGGCGCCGTGGCTGCTGTGCAACCACATCATCGCCCCACCGATGCAGCGGGCCGCCTGACGGCGCTTTTTCGGCCGCAATCATCATCCATTCATCTGTGCCATGCGATGGCCTGCAAATTGCTGCGTGCCTATTGTCGCAGTTCCCTTATCCCCGCAGAGGCAGACCGATCCGCATGTTCCCGAAGCCGCTCGCCAGCCTGAAGCCGAACACCGCCGCCTACGAATCCCTGCCCATGGTGAAGCCGACCGGCTTCCGCGAATACGACGCCCGGTGGTTCTTCGGCGAGGAACTGAACCTGATGGGCGTGCAGGCGGTGGGCATGGGCCTCGGCACGCTGATCGGCCGGATGGGCGTCAAGCGCGAGATCGTCGTCGGCCACGATTTCCGCGGCTATTCGTCCTCGATCAAGATGGCGCTGGTCACCGGCCTGATGGCGGCCGGCTGCAAGGTGCGCGACATCGGCCTCGCCATGTCGCCCATGGCCTATTTCGCCCAGTTCGAGCTCGACGTGCCCTGCGTCGCCATGGTGACGGCCAGCCACAACGACAATGGCTGGACCGGCGTGAAGATGGGCGCGCAGCGCCCGGTCACCTTCGGCCCGGACGAGATGGGCGCCCTGAAGAAGATCGTTCTGGAGGCTGATTTCGACCTGATCGGCGGCGGCTCCTACCTCTTCGTCGAGGATTTCGCCGCCCGCTATATCCGCGACCTCACCGACCGGCCGAAGATCAAGCGCAAGCTGCGCGTCATCGCCGCCTGCGGCAACGGCACGGCCGGCGCCTTCGCGCCCCAGATCCTCGAAAAGCTCGGCGTCGAGGTCATTCCGCTCGATGCGGAACTCGACCATTCCTTCCCGCGCTACAATCCGAACCCCGAAGACATGAAGATGCTCCATGCCATGGCGGATGCCGTGAAGGAGCACGGGGCCGATGTCGCGCTCGGCTTCGACGGCGACGGCGACCGCTGCGGCGTGGTCGACAATCACGGCGAGGAAATCTTCGCCGACAAGATCGGCGTCATGCTCGCCCGCGACCTCTGCAAGGTGCATGGCCCCTCGCAGTTCGTCGTGGACGTGAAGTCCACCGGCCTGTTCGACGCCGATCCGGAACTGAAGCGCCTCGGTGCGAAGACCGACTACTGGAAGACCGGCCACTCCTACATCAAGCGGCGCGTGCGCGACCTGAACGCGCTCGCCGGCTTCGAGAAGTCCGGGCACTTCTTCTTCAATGCGCCGGTCGGCCGCGGCTATGACGACGGTCTGGTCACGGCCATCGCGGTCCTCGACATGCTCGACCGCAACCCGGACAAGACCATGGCCGACCTCTATGCCGAGGTGCCGAAGACCTGGGGCTCGCCGACCATGGCGCCGAAATGCGCCGACGAGATCAAGTACGAAGTGGTCGACCGCGTCGTCGCCCGCTTCCAGGATATGCAGGAGAAGGGCGTGGAGGTGGCGGGCCAGCCGATCGCCAGCCTCGTCACCGTCAACGGCGTGCGTGTCACCGGCACGGACGGCACCTGGGGCCTCGTGCGCGCCTCCTCCAACAAGCCGGAACTCGTCGTTGTGGTGGAAAGCCCGGTCTCGGAAGCCCGCATGCGCGAGATGTTCCACGCGATGGACACCGTGCTGCGCGAGAATCCGGAAGTCGGCAAATACAACCAGACGATCTGACATCGTCCGACGACACGGTGCCGGCGGGTGATTGCACCGTCCGCCGGTATTTCTTCACTCCTCGTTAACCATGGCGTGACAGCCTCGCCCTGACAATCTTGAGGGGGATCACGTGAGTCAGGCGGCCGTCGTCAGCCAGGACATCCGGGACCAGAGCATGCCGCGCCCGAACGGCATGAGCGAACTGGAATTGCTGCGCATCATCACCGGCGGCTTCGCGTCGTTCGGCAATGCCGTGCGCCTCAGCGCGCTCTCGGACGTGCAGAGGTCGAGGGTGCTGGCCCATCTCGCGGAGGCCTCGACCTCGATGATGGAAGCGACCAACGCCTATCTGTTCGAGCTCGGGCAGGCGCGCAAGCAGGCCGCCGGCGCCACCCAGCCCGCCGCGCGCGACGAGGAAACGCGAGCCGGCGCGGTCGGCACGCAGGCGGTTGCCGCCGCCCTGCTCGTTGCCGGCTAATCGCTCATCCGGTCAATTCCCGTCACCGATCCGTCGCTGATCCGTCATCGGCCTGTCGGCTCGCTGCGGCACGAGGTCCGATGACGCGCGGTGCCAGGATTCGCTAGGCTCGCGCTCCGGGGGTCCCGATGATCGAGCCGGCTGCAAACAGCGCCAATCCGTTCACGCGCCATTTCAATCCTGCGCTCTGGGCCGACCAGGGACGCAAGATCATTCCGATGATGCGGGCCTATGGCGGCATCCTGCCGCGCGATGCCCGCGCCTCGGCCTCGCAGACGCTTGGCCGGCTCGGTACCCTCGAGGTTCGCCTCGCGGCCAATGCCGCGGAGGTGCGCCGCGCCCAGAAGCTGCGCTGGCGCGTCTTCTACGAGGAGATGCACGCCATCGCCGACGGCCCCTCGCGCCTCGCCCGCCGCGACATCGATGCCTTCGACGCGATCTGCGACCATCTCGTGGTCATCGACCATGCGGTGATCGAGAGGCCGGCGCTCGGTGCGCCGCGCCCGGCCATCGTCGGCACCTACCGGCTGCTGCGGCAGGAGACCGCGGACCGCAACGGTGGCTTCTACACGGCCTCCGAATTCGACATTTCCGGCCTGCTCGCCCGCCATCGCGGCAAGCGCTTCCTCGAGCTCGGCCGCTCCTGCGTGCTGTCGCCCTACCGCAACAAGCGGACGGTGGAGCTGCTCTGGCACGGGATCTGGACCTATGTGCTGGCGCACCGCATCGACGTGATGTTTGGCTGCGCCAGCCTCGAAGGCGTCGAGCCGAAGGCGCTGTCACTGGAACTGTCGTTCCTGCATCACCATGCCAGGGCTCCGGCGGAATGGGCGGCCGGCGCGCTGCCGTCACGCCATGTCGAGATGGGCCGTCTGTCCAAGGACGCCATCGACATGAAAAAGGCGCTGCATGCGCTGCCGCCCCTCATCAAGGGCTATCTCAGGATCGGCGCCTATGTCGGCGAGGGCGCCGTGGTCGACCGGCAGTTCAACACCACGGACGTGCTGATCGTGCTGCCCGTCTCGGCCATCAGCCCGCGCTATATCGGCCATTTCGGCGCGACCGCCGAGCGCCACGCGGCCTGATCACCGGCGGGCCTGCCCCTGCCGTCCGGCCGGCTTCCGCGAGGCCATGCTGCTGCTATCGTTTCGCAAGCACGAAACGGAAGCGCCCGCATGCCCCAGACCACGCTCGGACCACATCTCGGCCCCGATGGATCGGTGATCTCCGCACCGATGACGCGGCGGGTGATGAATCTCGCCGACCTGCTGCATCATTCGGCCCGCCGCCTGCCTGACCGCGCCGGCCTCGTCTGGCGCGGGGAGACCTGGACCTGGTCCGCCATGGCGCGGCGCGTGAACGCTATTGCGGCGGCGCTCAGGGCGCGGGGCGTCGCGAAGGGCGACCGCGTCGTTACGCAGGCGCGCAATTCCAACGCCATGTTCGAGAGCATGTTCGCGGTCTGGACGCTGGGCGCGATCTGGGTGCCGACCAACTTCCGCAATACGCCGCAGGAGGTCGCCTATATCGCGAAGGCGGCGCGGGCGAAGGTGCTGATCTGCGAGAGCGCCTTCGCCGACCATGCCGCGGCGGTCGCGGCCGAGGATGCCGATCTCCAACTCACCATCTCCATCGGCGCCGCCGATTTCGCTGCGGCCGAATGGGAGGGGCTCGTTACCGAGGGCGGGGCGCTGCCAGTGCCGGCCGTGGCGGCTGTCGACTACGACGATCCCTGCTGGCTGTTCTTTACGTCGGGGACGACGGGCAGGCCGAAGGCGGCCGTGCTGACCCATGGCCAGATGGGCTTCGTCGTCACCAATCACCTCGCCGATCTCGTGCCCGGCACCACCGAGCACGACGCCTCGCTGGTTGTCGCGCCGCTTTCGCATGGCGCGGGCATCCACCAGCTCACGCAAGTGGCGCGCGGGGCGCGGACGGTGCTGCTCTCCACCGAGCGGCTCGACTGCGAGGAAGCGTTCCGGCTGATCGCGGAGCATCGCGTGACCAATATGTTCACGGTGCCGACGATCCTGACCATGCTGGCGAGCCACGAGGCGGCCGGACGCTTCGACCATTCGAGCCTCCGGCACGTCATCTATGCGGGATCGCCGATGTACCGCGCCGACCAGCAGATGGCGCTCGGGGCGCTCGGCAAATGCATCGTGCAATATTTCGGCCTCGGCGAGGTGACCGGGAACATCACCGTCTTCCCCGCGCGCGAGCACGATGCCGATGACGGGGTGCAGGGCCGGATCGGCACCTGCGGCTTCCCGCGGACGGCCATGGACGTGCGCATCCTCGACGATTCAGGTCGCGACATGGGGCCCGGCGAGACCGGCGAAATCTGCGTGGCGGGCCCGGCCGTGTTCGCCGGCTATTTCGACAATCCCGAAGCCAATGCCAAATCGTTCCGCGACGGCTTTTTCCGCACCGGCGATCTCGGCCACAAGGACGCCCAAGGCTACGTCTACATCACCGGCCGCGCCTCCGACATGTACATATCCGGTGGCTCCAACGTCTATCCGCGCGAGATCGAGGAGGTGATCCTCACCCATCCGGCCGTGGCCGAGGCGGCGGTGCTCGGCGTGCCGGACCGGCGCTGGGGCGAGGCGGGCGTCGCCGTGCTGGTGGCGCGAACCGGGGCGGCCGTTGCCGAGGGCGACATCCTCCGGCACCTCGACGGCAAGCTCGCGCGCTACAAGATGCCGCGGCAGGTCTTCGTCTGGGAGGAACTGCCGAAATCCGGCTACGGCAAGGTGCCGAAGAGGCTCATCCGCGAAATGCTGATCGAGAAGGGACTGGTGAGCGGGGAGGGGTGAAGTGTTGTATCCGGCCAGTGCGTCCTTCGAGGCTCGTTCGCCATGCTCACTCGCACCTCAGGATGAGGAGGAAAGAGAGCTGCACAGCCGTTGTGGCGAGGCGTGACGGCCCAGTTTCACCCGACGCATATGCAGATCATCATCCTTCCTCATCCTGAGGTGCGAGCGTTAGCGAGCCTCGAAGGACGCACTTGCCCGATGCAGAGCTGCGCTCGCTGACTTCTCACACCGCTTGCCCAGCGACCCATCCCGACGACCAGGCCCACTGGAAATTGTAGCCGCCAAGCCAGCCGGTGACATCGACCGCCTCGCCGATGAAGTGAAGCCCCGGCACGCTTCTCGCCGCCATGGTCTGCTGGTCGAGGCCGGCGGTGTCGATGCCGCCGAGCGTCACCTCGGCGGTCCGATAGCCCTCGGAGCCGTTGGGGCGGATGCACCAGCCGTTCACGGCGGCATCGATCCGCGCCAGCACCTTGTCGGAACAGTCGGCGAGATTGCCGGATATGCCCACCGTCTCGGTGATCGCCTGCGCCAACCGCTTGGGCAGGATCTCGGCCAGTACGGTCTGCACAGCCTGCCGCCCGTGCCGGGCGCGAGCGGTGCGCAAGCCCTCCAGCACGTTCACGTCCGGCGCCAGCGCCACGACGATCTCGTCACCCTCGCGCCAGTAGCTGGAGATCTGCAGGATAGCCGGGCCCGACAGGCCGCGATGGGTGAACAGCACAGCCTCGGGGAAGCGCGTCTTGCCGTGGCCGACCACGGCCTCCTCGACGGCGATGCCGGCGAGCGGGGTCATCAGCGCCAGCATGTCGGGCGCGAAGGTCAGCGGCACCAGAGCGGGGCGCGGGGCGACCACCTTCAGCCCGAAGCGCTCGGCAACCTCATAGGCGAAGCCCGTCGCGCCCATTTTCGGGATCGATTTGCCGCCGGAGGCGATCACGAGGGAGCGGCAGGCGATGGTCCCCGAGGACAGCCTGACCTCGAAGCCGCTTTCCGTCCTGGCGATGTCCTCGACGGCTGTCTCCAGACGGAGCTCCGCGCCGGCACGCTCCATCTCGGTGAGCAGCATGTCGATGATCTGGCGCGCGGAGCCGTCGCAGAAGAGCTGGCCGAGGGTCTTCTCGTGCCACGCGATGCGGTGGCGGTCGACGAGGGCGATGAAGTCGCGCTGCGTGTAACGGGACAGCGCCGAGATCGCGAAGCGCGGGTTCTGCGACAGGAAGTTCTTCGGGCCCGTCCCGAGATTGGTGAAGTTGCAGCGTCCGCCGCCGGAAATGCGGATCTTCTCAGCCGGCGCGCGCGCGTGGTCGATCACCAGCACGGACCGGCCGCGTCTGCCGGCCTCGATGGCGCACATCATGCCGGCGGCGCCGGCCCCGATGATCAGGACGTCTATCGCTTCAGGCCGGGTCACTCAGCGTGCGTCTGCCTTGCCCGCGCCATCCGCCGGCGGCTCGTCGCCGCGCTTCAAGTAGGGATAGCGGTCCGCGAATTCGCCAGTATAGCCGAGATTGCGCGCGGTGGCCGAACGCTGGAGCGTCTTCTTGTCGACGATCCGCGTGCCGAACAGCCGGTCGGCTATGGCCGTGGTGATGCCGTAGTTGCGGTTCTCGTCGATATAGTGATGCAGCGCATGCTCCTGCCGGCGCGTGGTGAAGTAGCGCGAGCGCGTCTCTCCATCCATGTGGCAGGCGAAATGGACGATCTCGTAGAAGGCGAAGAGCCCGAAGGATATGGCGACGATGGGCGCGAGCGGCGTCAGGCCGAGCAACCAGGCGATGCCCGTCAGCACGGCCACCAGCAGAACGACGGTCGCCGGATGGGCGAGGATCACGCGGGTGTCCTTCGGGTCCATGTGATGGGCGTAGTGGACGCGGTTCCAGAACTGCGCCGTCGGCGAGGTCTTGGCGAGTTCGAGCAGGTGCAGCACGTATTTGTGCGTGATGAATTCGACGACGGGCAGCAGCGCGATGCCGATGGCCACCGAGGCCAGCGTCCACAGGACGCCGGCCGTGAACAGGGCATAGATGAAGAAGACGGCCGACAATCCCGAATAGAGGATCACGGCGAGCCGCGCGTCGGGATGGCGCATGACGGCCAGCGCGTCGGTGAGAATGGCGCGGGCTTCAGCAATCGGGTTCATGCCGGGGCGCTCGTCGGGTCGATGAGGGGACAGCGTCCATGTAGCCCGCCCAGCCGCTGGGCGAAACCCCGCGGGGCGAAGATTGGAGCGTTTCCAGCGCGCGGCGCGTTCTCAGATGATCGGCCGCTTGGCGAAGTCACGCTCGTATTGGGCGGCAATCCGTTCGGTCATGCGCGGATTTTCGAGTTTCAGCCGGCCGCCGGAATAGCTGAACAGGCCGGCGCGACGCAACTTCGCCCAGGTCTTGTTGGTGTGGACCAGCGACAGGCCGAGCGCATCCGCCAGATGCTGCTGCGACAGCGGAAAGTCGAAGGTCTGGTCGGTGACGAGGTCGAGCGCCTGCGCGCGCCGGTAGAGCGTGATGATCAGCGAGGCGACCCGCTCGGTGGCGTTGCGCTGGCCGACCGAGAGCAGGTTCTCGTCGACACGGCCCTCCTCGCGCGAGCCGAGCCAGGCAATCTCATAGGCAAGCTGCGGCATCCGCACGAACAGGTCCCAGACGCGCTTGCGTGGGAAGACGCAGACCTCGACATCGGTCAGCGCCTCGATGCCGTGCTGGGCGACCGACAGGAGCGAAGCCTGCAGTCCCAGGAGATCGCCGGGCAGCAGGAAACTCAGGATCTGCCGCCGGCCGTCCGGCAGCGCCTTCTGGCGGAACGCCCATCCCGAAAAGAGCGTGAACAGTTCGGCATCGGCCTGACCGGGGAAGATGATCTCGCCGCCGGCGGGAATGCGCCGATGATCCATCTTCAGCTCGGCGAGGAAATCGATGTCCTCCTTGCTCTTCTGCTCGAAGGCCGGTTTGCGCCGCAGCGGGCAGGCATGGCACCAGAGCTGGGCGTTCCGTGGTGATGGCGGGTTGGACAGCATGGATGTCGGCTTCGCAGAGGTCGTCTGGCGGGGTGGCCGCCGGGTTCTCCCACGACAGCGACCATGGCACGGCCGTCCGCGGAAGTCCCGATCCGGATATCGCGACGCCGGGGTGGCAGCGCGATCCGAAGCGGCGGCGCGGACTGTATCCGAGTGCCCTTCCGGCGATATGTGAAAAGACACAGCGGGGCGTTGATCCGCGCCTCGTCAGCGCGGCGTTGCGGGCCTTGCCGAAGCGAGCCAGGCGGCGATGTCGCCCTTCTCCTGCGTCTCCGTGCGGTCGAAGTGCCGGGTGCGCTGGCGCTGGAAGGCGAAGGTGTAGCGCCGCGCCAGCGCCGGGCGGTCGGTCGCCTCCTCCATCCGGCCGTCCCCCAGCCGGTGGAAGCGCGCCTGGAACGAGATGCCGGCGCGCCCCTGGCCATCGACGCTGTCGACGAAGGAGGTGACGGCGATGTCGCAGCCGCGCCTGCCCGCGGACGCGCGCACGATGCTGGTATCGCCCCAGTCGGACACGTCGGGCAAGGTGGCGATGAGCTTCCAGTCGCGGTCGAAGACGCGGATGGTCCAGCGGTTGACACCGAGGCCGTTGCCCTGGGAGTTCCAGGCGGCAAGCACCCGCTCCGGCGTGCCGTCGCCGTCGAGGTCGACGGAAATGACGTCGAAGCTGCGATGGCGGCCGGCCATCAGGTCGTCGGGAAGCACCTGCAACGGCTGGCCCGGCCGCTCGATGAGGAAGGCATATTCCGGCGCGCCTTCGGGCAAGTCCTCGCCGTCGGGCGGGATCGCCTGACAGCGCCAGATGACGGCACCGTCGACCTTCAGCGAAACGCCTTGCCGGCATTGCACCGGGTTTGCGGGCACGGGTTCGAGCGCGGGATTGTCGAGGCTCGTGCCGGTTGGCGCGACCGGCCGCACCACGGCGACCGGCCGGCAGGCGCGCAACTGCGCCATGGCCTCGGCGGGAAGGAAGCCGGCGAAAAGGACGAAGGCCGACAGGGCGGCGCGGCGCGGCATGATCTGGGCACTTTCCGGCGAGGGACGACGACGAGCCCATGCTAGGGCCTTCGCCGGCCCGGCGGTATTGCTCCGGGTTGCAGGATGTTGCGCGCGCCGGTCGCCGCCGCGCCTGCCGGTCAGCAGGTGCGGCCGGTCTCGGCGCGGTAGAGGCCGGGAAGGAAATTCTCGAACATGCCGACCTCCTCGACATTGTGGCGCAGCCAAGCCCGACCCTGTTCGGGCGTGAAGCCGAAACGTGCGACCAGCGGCTTCACCAGCCGGTACCAGGGCTTTGCCGCGCCGATGATCAGGCTGTTCTCGTAGAACGTGCCGGTGGGCACCGCCTCGAAGCGGTATTCCATCCGCACGAAGCCGGTGCGGCCGTGCATTTCGGGATTGTGGATGTAGCCGCCTTCGTCCAGCCGCTCGATATGGGTGATCGTATCGACGAGGAATTTCGGGTTGCGCCCGAGCACCTCGATCAGGCGCAGCGAGGCTCCCGGCCCGACCGTGCCGTCAGGGCGCCGCTTGTGGACGCTGCCATGGACGTGGTCGCCCGGATGCCAGAACCGGTAGCGGTTGTAGCGGCGGCCGGCGAACTCGACCGTGCCCTCGATATGGGCAAACCACCAGGCGATCATGGCCGGCGATACACCGCGCACGATGTCGTGGCGGATCCAGTAGCGGGTGCGCCCGTCGGGCAGGGCTTCGATGCCGGTATCGGCGGAATGAACCGGTTTCAGCGCGAAGGGCAGGGGCAGCGGCGTCGGCAGATGATCATAGACCGGCGGATAGGTGACGGTCGTGTCGTCGATGGCGGACGGGATGATGTGGGCGGTGGCGGTCAGGCTCATGGCGCGGCTCCGGGTTCAAAAGTGTATAGCGTATGCACTACATAAAATGGCACTTACACGGCTCCGCCATTTTTGTAAAGTGACCGCGATACATATTTGGTGAGTCGATGCCGAAACCACCTGCCGCGCCTCCTTCATCCGACGCGTCCGACCCTCCGGGCCGTGGCCCGCGCGGCCGCAAGCCTTCTCCCGAACTGCGCGAGGCGATCCTGCGCGCGGCGCTGTCGCTATTCGGGGAGAGGGGGGCCGCCAGCGTCTCGACACGCGAGATCGCGGCCGCGGCCGGCACGACCGAGCGCACGCTGTTCAAGCATTTCGGCAGCAAGGACGGGCTGATCCAGGCGGTCGGCGAGAAGGTGTCCTTCGACCTGATGCAGCGCTCGGCCTTTGCGCGCATCGCCGACCCGGCGCCGCTGACGCGCGAAGCGTTCTTCGCCTGGCACCGCGACTTCCTCGCCGACCGGATCACGGCCGCCCGGGCGCTGCCGGACGCCTATCGCGTGCTGTTCCAGGAACTGTTCCGCGATCCCGCCTTTCGCGAACGCTATGCGCGGCGCTGGACGGGGGAGGTGTTCACGCCGCTTGCGGGACATCTCGCGCGTTTGCAGGAGGCTGGCGCCATCACCAGCCGCCAGAGCCCGCAGGCGCTGGCCGGCGGCTTCTTCAGCCTCAATCTCGGCTATCTCCTCGGCCGCTTCGCGCTCGGTCCGGACGGGCCTTGGGACGATGCGCGCGATGCCGAGACCACCGCCGCGCTGTTCGAGGCGATGTGCGGGTAGGACAAGGGCGGGCCGACGGATGACGGCCGAACGAGCCCGGTCATCATGCGCTCAGGCTGGTTCAGGCCGCGCGGAACCGGATGCCGACGTCGTTCCGCCCGCGCCGCACCAGTTCGCAGATGCGCAGGCCGTCTTCACCGGCGATTTCCAGCCTGAACCGGGCCGGGACGAGGCTCGGGTCCGCCAGCACGATCTTGGCGCCGCTGCGCGAGATGTTGCGCACCGAGCAGGCGAAGGGCGAGCCGCTGTCCGGGATGATCCGCGCCTGTTTGACGAGGCGCACACGCTCGTCGAAGCGGCGCTCCTCCATGCCGATGATCCAGTCGTCCAGGGTGCGGCCGATGCTGGCGACCCCTTCTGCTGCCGTATGCATGTTGCCCGAGATCTCGCCGGTGGCGAGGCTCTGCTCCTCGATCGCCGCGGTCGCGCTTTCGACGAAGCCCTGAACGTCGCCGATGGCGCTGGTGATCGAGGCAAGGGTCGTCACGACGTCGCCTGCGACCTGCTGCATGGCGGCGATCTCCGAGGAGATGCGCGTCGTCGCCGCGCTCGCCTGGCCCGCGAGGTTCTTCACCTCCTGCGCGACGACCGCGAAGCCGCGGCCGGCCTCGCCCGCGCGCGCGGATTCGATCGTCGCGTTCAGCGCCAGCAGGTTGATCTGCTCCGCCACCTTGGCGATGAGCTGCACCACCCCGTCCATGGACTGGGCAGCCTCGCGCATCTGGCTGGTCGAGCGGTCCGCGGCAGCCGTGCGCGCGTTGATCTCGATCACCGCTTCCTTCGACTGCACCATGCTGCGGACGATGCCGCTGACGGAGGCGTTCATCTCCTCGGCGGCGGCCGCGACCGCGTCGACATTGCTCAGCGTGTCCTCCGCAGCGGTCACCGCGCGGGTGCGCGCATCCATGCTGGCGGTGATGTCGGTGGCGTATTTCACCACCTTCAGGGGCTTGCCGGCGGCGTCGAGGATCGGGTTGTAGGTCGCCTGCAGCCAGATGATCCGGCCGCCCTTCGCGAAGCGCTGGTAGATCGCGGAGACCGGCACGCCCTGCGCAAGCCGCTCCCAGAAGATGCGATACTCGTCCTTCCTCGCGTAGTTCTCCTCGACGAACATGCGGTGGTGCCGGCCCTTTACCTCGTCGAGCGTGTAGCCGGTGGCCTTGAGGAAGTTCTCGTTGGCGTCGAGGATGGTGCCGTCGAGCGCGAAGGCGATCACGGCCTGCGTGCGGTTGATGGCAGCGATCTGGCCCTGGTAGTCGGCGTTGCGCAGCTTCTCGGCGGTGACGTCCACGGCGAATTTGACGACCTTCATGGGCCGGCCGTCGCCGCCGAGGATGGGATTATAGGTGGCGCGGATCCAGATCTCGCGGCCGCCCTTGCCGAGGCGGCGATATTCCGCCGCCTGAAATTCGCCGCGGCGCAGGCTCTCCCAGAACGTGGCATAGGCGGGGGCCGCGGCTTCGCCCGGCGTGACGAACATGCGATGATGCTGGCCGACGATCTCGTCGCGGCGATAGCCCATGGCGGCGAGGAAATTGTCGTTCGCGTCGAGGATGGTGCCGTCGAGGTCGAAGGCGATGACGGCCTGCGAGCGGTGGATGGCGGCGATCTGGCCGGCATCGTCGAGCGAGCGCCGCTTCTCCCCGGTGATGTCGGAGGCGATCTTCACCACGCGTACCGGCCGCCCGCGGCGGTCGAGCACCGGGTTGTAGGTGGCGCGCAGCCATATCTCACGGCCACCGGCGGCAAGGCGGCGGAATTCGCCCGACTGGAACGTGCCTTTCCTCAGCGCCGCCCAAAAGGCTTTGTATGCGTCGGAATTGGCATCCGCCTCGGGCATGAACCGGCTGTGATGCTGCCCGACGACCTCGCTCAGCCGGTAACCCATCGCGGCGAGGAAGTTGTCGTTCGCCCCGAGCACGTTGCCGTCGAGATCGAAAGTGATGACTGCCAGCGAGCGGTCCACGGCCGCGCGCAGCGCCTTGTCGCCGCGGGCGGCGGCGGAAGTCCAGAATGCCATGAAGGAACTGCCTGCGGGTCAATGCGAACCGGCGGCAGAATTGGTCAGTCGTGGTTAATGGCAGGTAAGCGGACGATCGTTTGGCCGGCATCGCTGCCCGGCCTGCGGGCGATGCTCAGAACGCGACGCCTGCCGCTTCCTCCTCCGCCACGCCGAGTCGGTCGCCGACCGCGATGCGGCCGCCCTGCGCGACAGCGCAGTAGATGCCGCAGTCGGCGTGGCCGTAGGTCCGCATCAGAACGGCGGGGATCATCAGGTCGCGGACGGCGGTGGCGGGGTTCACGGTCGTGGCGGCGCAGCGCTCGGTGCGCTTGAGGCCGCGCAGGGTGGCGGCGCCGATGGTGACGCGCTTGCCGACCCAGTCGAATTCGGAGAAGGCCGGCACGCCGTCGATGTAGATGTTCGCGCGGAAGCGGACCGGGTCGATGGAGACGCCGGTTTCCTGCTCCAGCGCGCGCACGCTCGCGAGGTTGATGATCGAGACGAAGCCCGAGCGCGAATCCATGAAGCGGAAGCCGGGCGGGCCTTCCAGCACCTTCGGGGCGCCGGCGAGTTCCTTGGCGAGGAACAGCCGCATGAAGTCCTCGACCGCATTGCGGCCGGCTTCGGTGGCAAGGTCGGCGCGCACTGCCTCGATATCGTCCGCGACGATGGAGAGTTCGCGGGTCACGTCGTCGTAACGGGTCTTCAGTTTCGCCAGCGCCGCCTGCCGGGCGAGGACGAGGAACTTCTGCTTGGGCTGGTGCTCCGGATTGGCGGGATCGAAGCCCGAAGGGCCGTTCTCGATGGCGAAGAGCCGGTCGCCGGGGAAATGCTCGCCTGACGTCAGCAGCGCCTCGGTCAGCGGCTCGGCCGAGAGGCCCTTGACGGGATAGCGGTAGAGGGCGGTGACCGAGGCGGCGGCATGCGTCATGGTGCAGGACCTTTCGAGCGTCGGATTTGACCTTGCGCAAGGCGCGCGCAGGGTCAAGCGGCCTCGAACGCACTTTGTCCGACGCTGTGTTGCGGCGTGAGGCCGGCAGGCCCTGCGGGAATCGCGAAACGCCGGGTTCCGCCCCTTTTCACGGGCCCGTGAGGCACCCATATCTGCGGCGAGCCGGTCGCTTCGGGGCCGCGCCATCCATTCGGTCGGACGTTCTTTTCGGGCTCAGCGGAGACGGGGGAACGGGCAAAGGAGTGACCATATGAACATCGAGAAATATACCGAGCGCTCGCGCGGTTTCATCCAGTCCGCGCAGAATCTGGCGCTTCGCGAAGGGCATCAGCAGTTCCAGCCGGAGCATCTCCTCAAAGTGCTGCTGGACGACCCGGAAGGCCTTGCTTCGGGCCTGATCCGGCAGGCCGGCGGCCAGCCGCAGGTCGCGCTCGCCAAGACCGAAGAGGCGCTGAAGAAGATCCCGAAAGTGCAGGGGTCGGGCGCCGGTCAGGTCTATCTTGGACAGGGGCTCGCGCGCGTTTTCGACGCTGCGGAGAAGGCCGCCGAGAAGTCGGGCGACAGTTTTGTCGCGGCCGAGCGGCTGCTGCTGGCGCTGTCGCTGGAGAAGGACACCGAGGCGGGCAAGGCGCTCGCTGCGGCGAACGTCAATCCGCAGAACCTGAACAAGGCCATCGAGGGCCTGCGCAAGGGCCGTACCGCGGATTCGGCCTCGGCCGAGAACGCCTATGACGCCCTGAAGAAATATGCCCGCGACCTGACGGCGGCGGCCCGCGAGGGCAAGCTCGACCCGGTCATCGGCCGCGACGAGGAAATCCGCCGCACGATCCAGGTGCTGTCCCGGCGCACCAAGAACAATCCCGTGCTGATCGGCGAGCCCGGCGTGGGCAAGACCGCCATCGTGGAAGGTCTCGCTCTCCGCGTGGTCGACGGCGACGTGCCGGAGAGCCTCAAGGACAAGTCGATCCTCTCGCTCGACATGGGCTCGCTGATTGCGGGCGCGAAATATCGCGGCGAGTTCGAGGAGCGGCTGAAGGCCGTGCTGTCGGAGGTCACTTCGTCGGATGGCGGCATCGTGCTGTTCATCGACGAGATGCACACGCTGGTCGGCGCCGGCAAGGCTGATGGCGCAATGGACGCCTCGAACCTGCTGAAGCCCGCGCTCGCGCGCGGCGAACTGCACTGCATCGGCGCCACGACGCTCGACGAGTATCGCAAGCATGTCGAAAAGGACGCTGCGCTGGCGCGGCGCTTCCAGCCGGTCTTCGTCGGCGAGCCCTCGGTCGAGGATACCGTCTCGATCCTGCGCGGCCTCAAGGAGAAGTACGAGCAGCACCATCAGGTGCGCATCACCGACGCGGCCATCGTCGCGGCGGCGACCCTGTCGAACCGCTACATCACCGACCGGTTCCTGCCCGACAAGGCCATCGACCTCGTGGACGAGGCCTCGGCGCGCCTGCGCATGCAGGTCGATTCCAAGCCCGAGGAACTGGACGAGCTCGACCGGCGCATCATCCAGCTCAAGATCGAGCAGGAGGCGCTGAAGAAGGAGAGCGATACCGGCTCGAAGGACCGGCTGAAGCGGCTCGAAAAGGACCTCGCCTCGCTGGAGGCGCAGTCCGCCGAGATGACTTCGCGCTGGAAGGCGGAGAAGGACAGCCTCGGCCGCGCTGCGGAAATCAAGAAACAGCTCGACGAGGCGCGTACCGCCCTCGCCAATGCGCAGCGCAAGGGCGACTGGGCGAAGGCGGGCGAGCTCTCCTACGGCACCATTCCGGCGCTGGAGAAGGAGCTTGCCAGTGTCGAGCAGCAGAACGAGCAGGCACTGGTCGAGGAGGCGGTGACCGCCGACCACGTCGCCCAGGTCGTCTCGCGCTGGACCGGCGTGCCTGTCGACCGGATGCTGGAAGGCGAGCGCGACAAGCTCCTGCGCATGGAGGATGAGCTGGCGAAGCGCGTCATCGGCCAGGGCGAGGCGGTGAAGGCCGTCTCGACCGCGGTGAGGCGTGCGCGCGCCGGCCTTCAGGACCCGAACCGGCCGATCGGTTCGTTCATGTTCCTCGGCCCGACCGGCGTCGGCAAGACCGAGCTGACCAAGGCGCTGGCGGAGTTCATGTTCGACGACGAGACCGCAATGGTCCGCCTGGACATGTCCGAGTACATGGAAAAGCACTCGGTCTCGCGGCTGATCGGCGCGCCTCCCGGCTATGTCGGCTACGACGAGGGCGGGGCGCTGACGGAGGCCGTGCGGCGCCGGCCCTATCAGGTCGTGCTGTTCGACGAGATCGAGAAGGCGCATCCGGACGTGTTCAACGTCCTCCTGCAGGTGCTCGACGACGGGCGCCTGACGGACGGGCAGGGCCGCACGGTCGATTTCCGCAACGTGCTGGTCATCATGACCTCGAATCTCGGCTCCGAGCTTCTGGTCATGCAGAACGAGGGCGAGGATGTGGACGCGGTGCGCGATGGCGTCATGTCGATCGTGCGCGGGCACTTCCGGCCGGAATTCCTGAACCGGATCGACGAGATCATCCTGTTCGGCCGCCTCAAGCGCGAGCAGATGACCGCCATTGTCGAGATCCAGCTCAGGCGCCTGCAGAAGCTGCTCGACGAGCGCAAGATCGTGCTCGACCTCGACCCGGCCGCCAAGGCCTGGCTCGCGGACAAGGGTTACGATCCCGCCTATGGCGCGCGCCCGCTGAAGCGGGTGATCCAGAAGGCCGTGCAGGACCCGCTTGCCGAGAAGATCCTCGGCGGCGAGGTGAAGGACGGCGATCTGGTGAAGGCCACGGCGGGCACCGACCGTCTGATCTTCGAGACGGGTGCGCGGCGGATGGCGGCGGAGTAGTTCCGGCGCGCATCCTCAATACCACCAACGCATCGGGCCGTCCGTCTTCGATCGGGCGGCCCGTTTTCGTTGGGGTGCGTCGGCGCGAGCGCGGTGCTCAGTACCGCGCGACGACGCCGGGGCCGGTCGAGAACAGGTAGTTGGCCCGGATCGTGACGGCGTGGGTCTGGGTCGAGACGCGCATGATGTCGAGATTGCCCGAACCCGCGTCGAAGCTGCCGTAGTCGGCGTAATTATATTCGAGGCCGATGGTCCAGTTCGGCGTGACCGCATATTCGGCGCCTGCGCCGACCGTCCAGCCCGCGCGGGTAGCCGACTGGCGGAAGCCGCCGACGATCGGCGGTGCGAAATCCTCCAGCGCGAAGCGGATATGGCCGACTGCCAGTCCGCCCTTCACATAAAGGAGCGCCCGGTCGGCGGCATAGCCGATGCGTCCGGTCAGCGATCCGAAGACCGGCAGCCGCGTGCGATACTCGTCGTCGGGCGTGCCGGTGGGCCCGATGAAGAAATGCGACAGGCTTGAGAGCGATACCGATGCCTCGATGCCGGCCACGATGTTGCTGCCGAGCTGCCAGTTATAGCCGAGCTGAACACCACCGACGATGCCGGTCGCATTCGCGGCGAACCGGTCGCCGATCGAGTAGCCGATCCACGGCGTCGCCGCGGTGAAGCTGGAAATGCCGAGATAGTTGTTGCGAATGTGCCCAACGCCCAGGTGGCCGCCGACATAGAACCCGGTCCAGGCGAAGCTGGGCGCGGCCAGGACCGCGGATGCGGGCGCGCGGCTCATTCCGATGTCGGCCGCCTGTGCTCCGGTACACAGCATTGCGGCGATAGCGGCGCCAAACCAGCGCTTTGCCATGCGAATGACCTCCACAACCTACTGCCGAATTGACGGCAACCTTCCGTGATTTGTGCCACGGCAGTCCATGTGCCGCAATGTCGCTGGGTCTTCTGGAGCAGCTAGCGCCGCGCCGATGTATTTTTGCCGCAGGCCCTGAACCTTTCCGGGAGTGGCTGCGACTGATGGAGGACCGGGGCGCTGGCCCCCCTTGAGACCCACCATCGGAGACCTGAAATGACCCGCATCAAGACCTTCGCCCTCGCCGCCGCTGCCGTCGCCGCCCTCTCGGTCGGTGTGTCCACCCAGGCCGATGCCGGCCCGTGGCATGGCCGCCGCGCTGGCCTCGCTTTCGGCGCCATCGCCACCGGCATCGTGGTTGGCGGCGCGATCGCCGCGGCGAACTCCCGGGCCTACGCCTCGGACTGCTACCTGACCCGCCGCTGGGTCGACACGCCCTACGGCATGGAGCGCCGCACCGTCCGCGTCTGCGAGTAATCGCCGACCGCCTCTCTCCTGACCTCCCGACTTCAAAGCCCCGGCCTCACCGCCGGGGCTCTTTTTTGCCCGGGGCTCTTTTTCCGCCGTCCCCGGCGCTTCTCCCTTGCGGGTGTCATCCGCCGGCCGAATGCACTAAAAGGCCGGCATGACCCAGATATCTCCCATCCATGTCGTCGGCGGCGGGCTTGCAGGCTCGGAAGCCGCCTGGCAGATCGCCTCGGCCGGCGTCCCCGTCGTCCTCCACGAGATGCGCCCGGTGCGCGGCACCGAGGCCCACAAGACCGAGGGCCTCGCGGAACTCGTCTGCTCGAACTCGTTCCGCTCGGACGATGCCGAGACCAATGCGGTCGGCCTACTCCACGCCGAGATGCGGCGCATGGGCTCGATCATCATGAAGATGGGCGACGCCCATCAGGTGCCGGCCGGCGGGGCGCTCGCAGTCGACCGCGACGCCTTCTCGGCGGCAGTGACGGCCACGCTCGAAGCCCATCCGCTGGTCACCATCGAGCGCGGCGAGATCGCCGGCCTGCCGCCGGCCGAATGGGACAGCGTGATCGTCGCCACCGGCCCGCTGACCTCGCCGGTGCTGGCGCAGGCGATCCTCGACATTACCGGCGAGACCTCGCTCGCCTTCTTCGACGCCATCGCGCCGATCGTCCATTTCGAGTCGGTGGACATGGACACCGCCTGGTTCCAGTCGCGCTACGACAAGGCGGGGCCGGGTGGCACGGGCGCCGACTACATCAACTGCCCGATGACTAAGGACCAGTACGAGGCGTTCATCGACGCGCTGCTGGCAGCAGAGAAGACCGAGTTCAAGGAATGGGAGGGCACGCCCTATTTCGACGGCTGCCTGCCTATCGAGGTCATGGCCGAGCGCGGCCGCGAGACGCTGCGCTGGGGACCGATGAAGCCTGTCGGCCTGACTAACAGGCACAATCCCACCGTGAAGGCCTATGCCGTCGTCCAGCTCCGGCAGGACAACAAGCTGGGCACGCTGTTCAACATGACCGGCTTCCAGACCAAGCTGAAATATGGCGAGCAGGCCAACATCTTCAGGATGATCCCCGGCCTGCAGAATGCCGAGTTCGCGCGGCTGGGCGGCATTCACCGCAACACCTATCTCAACTCGCCGAAAGTGCTGGACGGCACGCTCAGGCTGAAGGCGATGCCGCGCCTGCGCTTTGCCGGGCAGATCACCGGCTGCGAGGGCTATGTCGAGAGCGCGGCCATCGGCGGCATGACGGGGCGGCTGGCGGCGGCCGAGCGGCTGGGGCGGGAGGTATCGATGCCGCCGGTGACCACCGCCCATGGCGCGCTGATCAACCACATTACCGGCGGGCACGTCACGACCATCGACGAGGGGCCCCGCTCGTTCCAGCCGATGAACGTCAATTTCGGGCTGTTTCCGCCGCTGGCGGAGCCGGCGCCCAACAAGGGGCCGGACGGCGAGCGCCTGCGCGGGAATGCCAAGACGCAGGCACGCAAGAAGGTGTTGAGCGCGCGGGCGCTGGCCGACTTCGACGCGTGGCTCGGGGAAACGCGTCTCGCAGCCGCGGAATAGGTGTCAGCGCGACGACTGCGCGGTGACGCGCGTCTCGGCGCGGTCGCGGGTCATCAGGTTGTCGATCCGCTCGCGCTCGGCGCGGAAGACGGCGAGCATCTGGCCGCCGAGCTCGCGCCCGCGCGGCACGCGCACGCGCATGGGATCGACGAAGCGGCCATTGACCATCACCTCGTAGTGCAGGTGCGGGCCGGTGGAGAGGCCGGACGAGCCGAGATAGCCGATCACCTGGCCCTGACGCACGCGCGCACCCTCGGTGATGCCGCGCGCAAAGCCCGACATGTGCGAATAGGTCGAGGTGTAGCCGTTGGGGTGCTCGATCTCGACGCGGCGGCCATAGCCGCCCGACCAGCTCGCCTTGCCGATGATGCCGTTGCCGGCGGCGACGATCGGCGTGCCGACCCGGTCGGCCCAGTCCACGCCGGAATGCATCTTGTAATAGCCCATGACGGGGTGGCGGCGCATGCCGAAGCCGGAGCGCATCTGGCCGCCGGCAATGGGCTTGCGGATCAGGAACTTGCGCGCAGAGCGGCCGTTCTCGTCGTAGAAGTCGATGAGGTTGTCGGCGGTCGAATGGAAGCGGTAGTAGCGCCGCGTCTCGCCGCCGGTGGTGAGGGAGGCGTAGACGATGTCGCCGCGGCCCGCCTCGCTCTCGTCCTCCGAGGCGTAGAGCACCTCGAACAGGTCGTTGGCGCCGACGCGGCGCGAGAAATCGACATCGTTGCCGAACAGGCGGATCAGTTCGTCGACGATCGGCTTCGGGATTTCCTGACGCAGCGCCGTCTCGTAGATGGCGTTGTAGAGGCGCAGGCCCGCGCTGTCCTCCTCCTCCGAATCGTCGGTGACGGTCGCGGCGTCCGCGGGATCCTCCATCGCCACGTAGCGCCCGTCGTCTGAGAGCGCCACGGCAGCTTCCGGATTGTCGCGTTCGCCGACCAGGATGATGCGCACCGGCTGGACGCGGCCGGCAGCGCCCGGCGCGAAGAGCACGCGGATGCGCTGGCCCTGGCGGAGCGTGATCTCCTGCCCGCCGCGGTTGAAGGCGGTGGCGACGAGGCGCGCATCGTCGCGCGTCGCGCCGAGCTCCAGCATCAGGGCGGTGATCGTGTCGCCGGGCTTGGCGATGGCGGCGCGATCGGGCGGGGCCGAGCTCGGCGCGGCGGGCTCAGCGGCGCGCTTGGCGACGCGCATGACATTCGGCCCGTCCTCGTCGACGGCCTCCTGCCGGGGCGGCGCGCGCTCGGCGCCGGT